>SAMEA3663096__coassemble_185_pt1 | contig 21065 bp, 19 predicted proteins | sample SAMEA3663096__metabat2_high_PE_023 | metagenome-assembled genome bin SAMEA3663096 (sample SAMEA3663096) | pig gut metagenome | biome: pig gut; feature: pig-associated habitat; material: faeces | place: France | collected 2012
CTTATTTCTAAGAAGTTAACCGCTTCTTGTACTACTTGTCTGTTTATGTAAAATCTTTCAAAGAACTCTTTCTTCGTAAGTTAGGCTGCGCTCAACAATTGAAATAAATTTCATTGTATTCGACTTGCACTAACTTTCTTTTGTTGCTAAGAGGAATGCTTGATTTCTCAAAAGCGAGTGCAAAAGTACTAACTATTTTCCATTCCACCAAATATTTCTAAGAAAAAGTTATTATTTTAACACAAATTTAACATTCAATCTTTAAAAACGAATACAAACAGGCTATTTTCTACATCATTATTCAGAACAATTCAGTATTTCATCGTGTGGGCACACAAAAGGCTACAAACATACGATTATATCTTATTATAGTCTATTTTTTTACGCTTTTATATTTTTACCAATCTCTATAAAAACGCAATTCTAACAGTACCCATTTTTAAAAGAACACCCCACTTTTATTTTTCCCTGCCCACGGAAAAATTATTGCCTGGGCAGGGAAAAAAGTATGGGCAGATATATTATAATATATAATTGTAATACGACATACCATTGCAAGATATATACAAACTTTTTACCGCCTGCTACATACGCTTGTCATTTATCACATTTAGTACACTTGTTAAACAAGTCACAAGATTGTTTTATATATCATTACAAAATCTGATGATACAATGCAAGAATATCCTCCTTAGTAACTTCACGAGGATTACCCGGAGTACAAACATCAGTGATTGCCTGTTCTGCCAATGCAGGAATATCCGCTTTGGTAATGCCTAAATCTGTAAGATGCTGAGGAATACCAACAAGTCTGGACAATTTTTCAATAGCATCACAAGCAGCCTCTGCAGCTTCCTGATCAGTCATACCATTTTTATATACACCCACAACCTTAGCTATATCTACATATTTGGAAATACTTACCTCCATATTATAGCGCATAACTGTTGGCAAAAGAATAGCACAAGCTACTCCGTGAGGAACATCATGAAGAGCACTCATCGGGTGAGCCATACCATGATCTACACCCAAACCCACATTGGAAAAAGCCATACCAGCAATATACTGGGCAACAGCCATACCATTTCTTCCTTCAGGATTCTCTGGATCATTCACAGCTATTGGCAGATACTTATAAATCATCTCAATGGCTTTCAACTCAAACATATCACTCATTTCCCAAGCAGCCTTGGTTATCAATCCTTCAATAGCATGTGTCATTGCATCCATACCCGTAGCAGCAGTCAACCCCTTTGGCAAAGAGTACATCAATTCTGCATCAACAATAGCAACTGCTGGAATATCATTAGGATCTACGCACACCATCTTCTGCTGGCGCTTCTCGTCTATAATCACATAATTGATAGTTGTCTCAGCAGCCGTACCTGCAGTAGTAGGAAGAGCCACTATTGGCAAACACTTATTTTTAGTAGGAGCCACACCTTCCAAAGAAACGATATCAGCAAACTCCGGATTGTTAACAACGATTCCAATACCCTTGGCAGTATCCATCGAACTACCACCACCAATCGCAACAATAAAATCTACTTCTGCCTTTTTGCAAGCCTCAACACCCATCGTTACATTTGTAACAGTTGGATTTGGCTTGACATCATCAAAAACCTCGTATGCGATATTTGCATCATCCAGCACATCCAGCACAATTTTCGCAACTCCAAATTTCATCAATCCCTTATCCGTAACAACCAAAGCTTTTTCCATCCGCGATTTTTGCAACTACAGTTGGGAGTTCTTTACGGGCACCTGGGCCAAAATAAGACACTTCATTTATAATAAATCTGTTCACCATAATGTCATTGTTTAGTTCGTTTTTAATTATTATCTGTAGCTTCATCAAATCGCTTTCTACATTTCCCCGACTCATCAATTGTATTTTGATCATTCATCAATTGTACTTATCGAGTCAAACGAACGAAAACGATTTACCGAGCGCAAAATTAGTCTTTTCCATGAAATACTAAATGAGAAAAATAAGAAAACAACTTAAGAATTTGCTATAATTTATTTTTTATTCTTGCAGATTCTGATTTTTTATATTAACTTTGCACCAAGGATAAGTAGAACAATTAACAGAAATACATTCATATGAAAATCATAGTATCACCCGAAATAGAATCAGTATGCCCTTCTTTTGTCGGTGCATGCGTAGAAGCTTCCGTTGTAAATACACAATACTGCCAAGAACTCTGGGATGAAATCGAAGAACTGGGCAGAAGATACAAACAGAAACTGACAACAGAATCACTTAAAGACATGAGCGGCATAGCTGCTACCCGTAAGGTATATCGTTCCTGTGGCAAGGACCCATCCCGCTATCGCCCTGCCTCAGAAGCATTAATCCGCCGCTTATTACAGGGCAAGGAACTTTACCAGAGAGATACACTTGTGGATCTCGTAAACTTAGCCAGCATAGCCTACGGTTACAGCATCGGCGGTTTTGACGCTGACAAATTTCAAGGAGATACCCTTACTTTGGGAGTGGGAAAAGCCGGCGAACCTTATGAAGGTATAGGCAGAGGAACTATTAATATAGAAGGATTACCTGTATATAGAGACCAAATAGGAGGAGTTGGCACACCAACAAGCGATAATGAACGAACGAAGATGGAAATGAATACCACCCATCTCATCGTGCTTATCAATGGATATGATGGAAATGAAGCTAACGTTCGAGCAAATGCCGAATACATCCAAACTCTACTCAAGAAATACTGCATGAGCGACGGAGGAACTTATTTCATCTACAAATAGATAATCTCAGAGAAATAGATAATCTCAGATTTCCAGACTGTTCCTAAGAATACAAATAGGGTCATCCCAATATTGGCATTTTTCTTCAAAAACTAAAGCAATGAGGACATCCATGAAATTTTTCCTATTAAGTTGCCTCCTTATATATATAATAGGTATAGGCAGCACAGAGGCTAAACACCTGGAAGAACGTCCAAAAATAGGACTTGTCTTGGGTGGTGGCGGTGCAAAAGGTGCTGCCACAGTAGGAGCCTTGAAATATATTGAGAAATCTGGCATTCCAATAGACTATATCGCAGGAACCAGTATCGGGAGCATCATTGGCGGTCTCTATGCCTGCGGTTACAGAAGTGAAGAACTTGACAGTATGTTCAGATCTCAGGAATGGATGAATTTGCTGACAGACCGCAACATAGGAATCTGCGACAAACCCATTGTTAAGCAGGATGGCATCACCTATCTGTTTGGGTTCCCGATAGCCAGAAAGGGAAGCAAGTTGATTGACAAATCCGTAGGTATGATACGAGGTGATAAAATCTTCGCCCTACTCGATTCTATGATAACAACCAAGCTCACTATGACAAACAAGCAAAGTTTTCAATACGGAGATTCTATCCACCGACAAGATAGTATTTCCTTCGATAGTTTACCCATCCCTTTCCGATGCGTAGCTACCGACTATATCAACCGGCAGAAAGTGATACTCAAAAACGGCAATTTAGCAAGAAGCATGCGAGCCAGTATGGCAATACCAGGTGCATTCAAAGCCATCGATATCAATGGAATTGAACTATTAGATGGCGGACTGGTGGATAATCTTCCCGTAGATGTGGTGCTTGATATGGGAGCTGATATTGTGTGATAGCCATTGACCTAACGGTTAAGAAACATGAAGACAGTAAAGCCTGGAAAAGAGAACGGAAAGCCAAAAAGTATGAAAATGCAGAGAAATTCATGGGGCAACTCCTCCATTGGATAACCCAGCGTCCAGACCTCAGCCAATACCAAGAAAATCTCCGCCATATCAACGTTTATATCAATCCAGATTTAAAAGGATTTTCCGCAGCCAGCTTCAGCGATAAAAAAGTAATAAAGATGATAGAAAAAGGAGAAGAAGCTGGAAAAAAGGCCATGAAAGATCTCTTGAAAATCAATAAGAAAATACAAAAGCAACACAAATAAAAAAGCGTCGCTGTTACCAAACATTTTGGCTACAGCAACGCTTTTCTGCTATATCTGACACAAAAACTCCAAAACTTATTTACGCAATATACACCCAATAGATACCAGCCAAAATTGCTAATACCAGTATGCCGATAATAGTCTTAACCAAACATGTTGCAACTTTCTTTACAATCAAAAAGCCAACGACCAGCACAACCAAGGCAAAAATATAATATCCAAAATCATCCATTTTACTATTATAATTTATTTAAAAAGACTAAAATCGAGACTCATTACTTCATAAAAGCCCTACCATATTTTTACTTAAAAACCTTACGGAACTCAGCAGGAATAGGAGTTTCAAACTCCATAGGCTGATGAGTTACAGGATGATAAAAACAGAGCACATATGCATGAAGACAAAGACGATGACAAGGATCATCTCCATTGCCATATTTTATATCCCCACAGACAGGATGTCCCATATCAGCAGTATGCACACGAATCTGATTTTTACGACCAGTCTCTAAGCGAAACTCTACCAATGAATAATCAGTCGAACGAGTGAGCGTATGAAAGTGAGTTACAGCATATTTACCTCCATTATCAGTAGGACTGCTATATGTAATATAAGCTTTATTATCCTTGAGCCAATTAGCAATCGTTCCCTCATCTTCCTCCATCTCTCCAGAGACAACAGCTACATATCTACGGTCATAAACATTGTTGTGCCAATCATTCTCCAAAGCAAGTTCAGTCTGCTTATCCTTCGCATAAATCATCAGACCAGAAGTATCACGATCAAGGCGATGAACGACATGTGCCTGACAATTCTGACGTGACTTATGGAAATAGTCATCCAGAACAGCTTTCACATTCAGCGTAGAATGCCCAGCAGCCATACTCAAGATACCCACGTTTTTCTCAACAACGACAAGATACCTATCCTCGTAAACTATCTTAACAAATCGATTTTTAAACTTATCATTGTTTTTCTTAGTTTTGCTGACTGAGATTTTCATACCAGGACGCAGCGCATAATCAAACTGCGTAATGATCTTACCATCCACTTTAATACCTCGTCCCTGGAGAGTCAACTTAATCTTGGTTTTACTCTCCCCTTTGATATTTTCAAGAAGCCATTCCAGGAGCGGAGCCGGTTTTCCGACTACATAGTGAGCATATTCGTTAGGAACGCCATAGCCTCCCCTTTGATTGGAACTTTTCTGCCATTTATTGCTTTGATGCGCCATATTCTATTTCTATTATTTTCAATTTTCAAATGTTTTAAAATACAAAAGTACTTCTTTTTGACAACACCACCAAGCCTCTGTGACATTTTAACTAAAAATTAAGCAAGTTTTATCATCAAAGTATTGATATTCAAATATTTTTTCGTAACTTTGCAGCCAAAATTAAAAGAAAAGGTATTAATTAATAATGATTACAGTAACAAATCTTGCAATCCAATTCGGAAAAAGAGTTCTTTACAAGGATGTAAACCTCAAGTTCACTCATGGTAACATCTATGGTATTATCGGTGCCAACGGCGCAGGTAAATCAACTTTGCTCAAAGCCATCAGTGGCGATCTTGAGCCAAATAAGGGTAGTGTAGAAATGGGACCAGGCGAGCGTCTCTCTGTCTTGGAGCAGGACCACTTTAAATACGACGAATTTCGTGTAATGGACACCGTCTTGATGGGACACCAGCCTCTTTGGGAAAACATGAAGGAGCGTGAGCGCCTTTATGCTAAACCAGAAATGACAGAAGAAGACGGTAACAGAGCTGCAGACTTGGAGTTGAAGTTTGCAGAGATGAATGGTTGGGAGGCCGAAAGCAATGCAGCACAACTTCTTCAGAATCTTGGCGTAAAAGAGGAACAGCACAACAAGCTTGTTGGTGAACTCTCTAACACAGAGAAAGTGCGCGTCATGTTGGCAAAAGCTCTCTTTGGAAACCCAGACAACCTTCTCCTTGATGAGCCTACCAATGACCTCGACCTCGATACTGTAGAATGGTTGGAAGAATACTTAAGCAACATCGAGCAAACCGTATTGGTTGTATCTCACGACCGTCACTTCCTCGACTCAGTAAGTACCCAGACCGTGGATATCGACTTTGGAAAGGTAACCATGTTTGCCGGTAACTACTCTTTCTGGTATGAAAGTTCACAGTTGGCTCTCCGTCAGGCTCAAAACCAGAAGATGAAGGCTGAGGAGAAGAAAAAGCAGTTGGAAGAATTCATCCGCCGTTTCTCTGCCAATGTTGCAAAGAGTAAGCAGACTACCTCTCGTAAGAAGATGCTCGAGAAACTCAATGTTGAGGAAATCCGCCCATCAAGCCGTAAATATCCTGGCATTATTTTCCAGATGGACCGTGAACCAGGAAATCAGATTCTTGAGGTAGAAGGTTTGAAGGCATGCGACGAGGACGGAACTGTACTTTTCGATAACGTAAACTTCAATATCGAAAAGGGCGAAAAGGTAGTATTCCTCTCTCATAATCCAAAAGCGATGACCGCTCTCTTTGAAATCATCAATGGCAACAGAAAGGCTGATGCAGGTGAATACAAGTGGGGTGTTACCATCACAACAGCCTATCTCCCACTCGACAATACAGAGTTCTTTGAAAGCGATAAGAACCTGGTAGATTGGTTGAGTCAATATGGTCCAGGTAATGAGGTAGCCATGAAGGGCTACTTGGGCAGAATGCTCTTCAGCGGAGAGGAAGTACTGAAGAAAGTAAACGTACTCTCCGGTGGTGAAAAGATGAGATGTATGATTGCCCGTATGCAGTTGCAGAATGCCAACTGTCTGATTCTTGATACTCCAACCAACCACTTGGACTTGGAAAGTATCCAGGCTTTCAACAACAACTTGGTGGCATTCAAGGGCAATATTCTTTTTGCCAGCCATGACCACGAGTTCATCAACACCGTAGCAAACCGCATCATCGAGCTGACTCCATCTGGCACAATCGACAAACTCATGTCTTACGACGAGTATATCTACGACGAGGCTATCAAGGAGCAAAAAGCTAAGATGTACGGATTGCAGTAATCCTGCTCATACAGGATTGAATATTGCAAAGACAAACGAGAAGTCTTATATATATAATAGGTGCCAGCCTTTTCAGGTTGGCACACTTTTTGTCATGAAGATTCTAAAAAAAATCAAAAGTAAATTTACAACTATGTCTAAAGAAAGAGATATAAATATAGAAGACGGCAACGTCGAGGAGCAGGCTCACAACGAGCAAGTATCCAATGAGCAGGAACAAAACACCCATGCTGCAGACAACCAGTCTGACAAAAATGCGGGTGCAGAGAACGATTCTGACAGCGATGCTGACAAAAAGACAGAGGACAACAATGCTGCCGACAAAAAGGCAGAAGAAACAGAATTGGATCCACTTGAGAAAGCTCAAAAAGAAGTGGAAGACCTCAAGAAGCAATTGCTCTACAAGACTGCTGAGTTTGAAAACTATCGCAAACGCACTCTCAAAGAGAAAGCAGAACTGGTACTCAATGGCGGAGAAAAAACAATTTCAGCCATTTTGCCAGTACTCGATGATTTTGAGCGTGCCATTGCTGATAAGAGTGAAGACCCTAAGGCTATCAAAGAAGGTGTTCAGATGATTTTCAATAAATTCATCAAGACATTGGAAGGATTAGGCGTAAAGAAGATAGAGACTACAGACAAGGACTTTGACGTAGATTTCCACGAAGCTATCGCTATGGTTCCGGGAATGGGCGATGACAAGAAAGGTAAGGTCATCGACTGCGTACAGACAGGTTACACCCTCAACGACAAAGTGATCCGCCACGCAAAAGTAGCAGTAGGACAATAATCAATTGATATTCAGAACATTCAATCAGAAGTTAGCAAATGGCTAAGAGAGACTATTATGAGGTGCTGGGCATCGATAAGTCAGCATCCGATGACGAGATCAAGAAGGCTTATCGAAAGATTGCCATCAAGTATCATCCTGATCGCAACCCCGGCAACAAAGAGGCTGAGGAGAAATTCAAGGAAGCAGCTGAGGCTTACGATGTTTTAAGAGATCCTCAGAAGCGCCAGCAATATGACCAGTTCGGATTCGACGGTCCACAAGGTGGATTCGGTGGATTTGGCGGAGGTGGCAACATGAATATGGATGACATCTTCTCCATGTTCGGAGACATCTTCGGAGGACACAGCAGCGGTTTCGGCGGATTTGGCGGAGGTTTTGGTGGCGGCGGTGCTCGCCAGCAATATCAAGGAAGCGATCTGCGCGTGAAAGTGAAACTCACTTTGCAGGAAATTGCCACAGGTGTTACCAAAAAATTCAAAATTCGCAAGGATGTTACTTGTGAGGAATGTCATGGTACAGGATGCGAAGGCGGTGCACAACCAGAAACATGCCATACATGTAATGGTACAGGATATACTATCAAGACCGTTCGCTCTATGTTCGGCATGATGCAGACTCAGGTTCCATGCCCAGACTGTCATGGAGAAGGTACCATCATCAAGAACAAGTGTAAGCACTGTGGCGGTGATGGTATCGTAAAAGGTGATGAAGTCGTAGAAATCAACATTCCTGCTGGTGTTGAAGACGGCATGTGCGTCAGTGTTCGCGGCAAAGGAAACGCTGGCAAGCATAATGGCATCAATGGTGACATCCAGGTTCTTATCCAGGAAGAAAAGAGCGACATCTTTGAGCGTAATGGTCAGGATCTGTATTACAATCTTGTTCTTGATTTCACTACTGCAACTCTTGGCGGAGAGGTAGAAGTACCAACTATTGATGGTAAGACTACCCTCAAGATTGAACCAGGAACCCAGCCAGGCAAGCAGATGCGCCTCAGAGGAAAAGGACTTCCTGCCGTACAGGGTTATGGTTACGGAAAGGGTGACATCATCGTCAACATCACCGTATTTGTACCAAAGACCCTTACCAAAGAGGAAAAAGCACTTGTCTTGAAATTTAAAGAATGCGAGAACTTCAAGGCTGATAGTGCCACCAAGAAGTCTCTCTTTGAAAGTTTCAAAAATCTCTTTAAATAAACGAGAATATATTGATAAAAATGAAAGGAGCAATCCTGTCTGTCAAAGGCAGGGTTGCTCCTTTATATATATAATAAGGTGTAATAAACGCAGAAAAGCAATGAATTATCAAGAAACCATAGAATATCTGTTCAACAGCACTCCTGTTTTTGAAAAGGTAGGTGCCAAGGCTTACAAGCCAGGTTTGCAAACCACCGAAACGCTTGACAAGCATTTCGGACATCCTCATCGCCAGTTCAAAAGCATTCATGTCGCAGGTACCAACGGCAAAGGTTCCTGCTCTCATACCCTTGCTGCCATTCTTCAATCAGAAGGATACAAAGTTGGACTCTTTACATCTCCACATCTGGTAGATTTTCGTGAACGTATCCGAGTAAACGGAGAATGCATCAGCGAACAATACATTATCGATTTCGTAGAAAAAGAACGCAGATTCTTCGAACCTCTACATCCATCATTCTTTGAATTGACCACCGCTCTGGCATTCAAGTACTTTGCCGAACAAAAGGTTGATATCGCCATTATCGAAGTAGGACTCGGTGGTCGCTTGGACTGCACCAACATTATCACCCCTATCCTATCTATCATCACTAATATCAGTAAGGATCATACCCAGTTCTTAGGCAACACTTTGGCTGACATCGCAGGCGAAAAAGCAGGCATCATCAAGCCAGGAGTACCAGTCATTATCGGAGAAGATCTGCCAGAAACACGTCCTGTTTTCCAGCAAAAGGCACAGAAAGAAAACTCTCCTATCATTTTCGCCCAAGATGAAAACCAGCAGGAAGTCCAGAAAGCAGAACATATTAATGGAAAAATGGAATACACTACCCGTACATGGGGTAAGCTGACAGGAGAACTCTGCGGCGATTATCAGGCCAAGAATATGAACACCATCCTTAATGCCGTCAAGTATCTTACACTTGTCAAGAACAAAGGAACATCCATCAAATATGGAATTTCCCATGTAACAGAACTGACAGGATTGATGGGTAGATGGCAGAAGATACAAGACAAGCCTTTGGTAATCTGCGATACAGGTCATAATGTAGGCGGATGGCAATATCTGGCTCCTCAGATCAAGGCACAAGCATGCAGACAGCTTCGCATCGTTTTTGGCATGGTAGATGACAAAGATGTCACAACTGTGATGAAAATGCTTCCAAAGGACGCAATTTACTATTGGACACAAGCAACTACAAAAAGAGCCATAAAAGTGGAAAAAATCGCGGAATTAGGCACTTCGTTAGGACTCAACGGAAACGTGTATTCTTCTGTTAATAAAGCATTTAAAGCAGCACAGGCAGACGCTGCTGAAGATGATTTTATCTTCGTTGGAGGGTCAAGTTACATTGTAGCCGATTTCCTTTCATAAGTTATTTTTTGTTTTTTTAAATCAATAAATTGCTAAAATATTTGTAATAATCATTTTTTTTTAGTTACTTTGCAGTAGATAATAACTTAAACGATAAAGTAACTAAAAAATTAGGATATTATGAGCGAAAAAGTAGAAAACCTCTGTGGTCTGAAAAGAGAAGATTTTCAGACCACTGTAAATGGAAAGCAGACCGACCTCTTCATCTTGAAGAATAGTCAGGGCAATGAAGTTGCAGTAACAAACTACGGCGGTGCAATTGTGGCTATCATGATGCCAGACAAAGATGGCAATTATGCTAACCTCATCCAGGGTCATGACAACATCCAGGATGTTATCAATTCACCAGAGCCTTTCCTAAGCGTACTCATCGGTCGCTATGGAAACCGTATTTGTGACGGTAAGTTCACATTACACGGCAAAGAATACCAGTTGGCTCGCAACAATGGCAAGAATCACTTGCATGGCGGTCCTACCGGTTTCCACGCACACGTTTGGGATGCAACCCGCATGAGCGAGAATGCTGTCGTATTAAAATATACCAGCCCTTACGGAGAAGAAGGTTTTACAGGAGAAATGGACGTTTGGGTGGCTTACACCTTGACTGACGATAACGAGTTGGTTATCAAGTATCAGGCTACAACCAACAAGTTGACTATCGTGAACCTGACAAACCACGGTTTCTTCTCAATCCAAGGTATCGGCAACCCTACACCAACCATTGACAATATCATTTGTGAGGTGAATGCTGATTTCTATTTGCCTATCGATGAGACTTCTATTCCTACAGGTGAGATTTTGAAGGTGGAAGGCACTCCATTTGATTTCCGCAAACCGAAACCGATTGGTCAGGATATCAATGCAGACAATGAGCAAATCAAGAATGGTTCAGGATATGACCACAACTACGTACTCAACAAGAAGGAAGAAGGCGAGATGAGTTTTGCTGCAAGAATCAAGGATCCTGTTAGCTGTCGTACAATGGAAGTTTATACTACCGAACCAGGTTTGCAGATGTATACAGGCAACTTCCTGGAGGGTATCAAGGGTCAGCATGGTGCAACATTCCCACGCAGAAGTGCAGTCTGCTTTGAGGCTCAACACTTCCCAGACTCACCAAACCGCTCATATTTCCCAAGTGTACGCTTGAAACCAGGCGAAACATACACACAGAAAACTATCTATAAGTTTGGTGTTGACAAATAAAAGAAACTTGTATGGTTCAGTCTTATCCTTAAGATAACCTTATTTATAAGATAGACCATAGATTTAAACATAGGAGTGGCAGTTTTTGAACTGCCACTCCTTTCCCAGTCTATAAACAAAACATTTAAATATCAACTATTAAAGAAAAAATGGAAAACCAAAAACAAAATGGTAACATCATTGCCATTATCACGATGATGTTCCTCTACGCGATGATTTCATTCGTCACAAACTTAGCTGCTCCTATCGGAGTCATCTGGAAAAACGTATTTGCCGATAGCGGTAGCGCCAACATGATTGGTATGCTAGGTAATGCCATGAACTTCTTGGCTTACCTCTTCATGGGTATCCCTGCTGGTAAATTGTTGACTAAAATTGGTTACAAGAAAACAGCTCTTACTGGTATTGCTACTGGTTTTGTCGGCGTATTCATTCAGTTCCTCTCAGGTAAGTTTGGTGTCGATGTATCAGGCTTCTCTGTTTATCTCTTCGGTGCATTTATCTCAGGTTTTGCTGTATGTATTCTGAATACTGTAGTAAACCCTATGTTGAATCTTCTCGGTGGCGGTGGTAACCGCGGTAACCAGTTGAACCTCATTGGAGGTACACTGAATTCTTTATCTGGTACTTTAACTCCAATGCTCGTAGGTGCCCTTATCGGTACAGTAACAGTCAATACCCAGATGGTAGATGTCAACTTGGTACTTTACATCGCTCTCGCAGTATTTGCAGCTGCCTTTATATGCTTGCTCTTCATCCCTATCAAGGATCCTGAGATGGGTAAGACAACTGACAAGACTGTATTCGAGCATTCACCATGGGCATTCCGCCATTTCAACCTCGGCGTTATCGCCATCTTCGTATATGTAGGTGTTGAGGTAGGTATCCCAGGAACTTTGAATTTCTACATTTCAGACACAACAGCCAATGGTGGTGGCTTCATCAACGGCGCAGCCTTGGCAAACGCAGCAGCTATCGGTGGTTTCGTAGCAGGAACATACTGGTTGCTCATGTTGGTGGGCCGTTTGTGCTCCAGCTTCATTGCCAACAAGGTTTCAAGCCGTTCTATGATGATTGTCGCTAATGGTGCAGGTATGCTGTTCATTCTTTTGGCAGTACTTCTTGGCAAATCAACAACTGTAGATATGCCTGTATTTACAGGTTCTTCATTCCAGTTGGTAACAGTCCCTATCTCAGCCATGTTCTTGGTACTCTGCGGTCTTTGCACCTCTATCATGTGGCCAAGTATCTTCAACCTTGCTACAGAGGGTCTTGGCAAATATACAGCCCAGGCTTCAGGCATCTTCATGATGATGGTAGTAGGTGGTGGTTTGATGCCATTGGTACAGAACTTCATCGCCGATAATGCAGGTTACATGTTGAGCTACATCGTACCTCTCATTTCTATGGGTTACATGTTCTTCTATGCAATCGCTGGTTGCAAGAACATCAACAAGGACATTCCTGTAGAATAATCTTAGGAATACCCTCTATAATGGTTGGCTTTCCATGAGTACAAATCACGGAAAGCCATTTACTAAATAAAGCAAATCTTTTAAATATTAACAATTTAACAATCTAAACTATAAGAATTATGGATATCGAAAAAGTAAGAAGCCGCTTCATCAAGCACTTTGATGGTAAAACAGGTAATATTTATATGTCTCCAGGCCGCATCAACCTTATCGGTGAGCACACCGACTACAATGGCGGATTCGTATTCCCAGGTGCAGTAGATAAGGGTATTATGGCAGAGATTCGTCCTAACGGCACAGATACAGTAATGCTCTACTCTATCGACTTGAAAGACCGTGTAGAATTCAAGGTGAATGATCCTGAGGGTCCTCGTGCTTCTTGGGCACGCTACATCTATGGTATCTGCCAGGAAATGAAGGCATTGGGTGTTGACGTTAAAGGTTTCAATGCAGCATTCTATGGTGATGTACCTCTCGGTGCTGGTATGTCTTCTTCTGCTGCTCTTGAGAGCTGCTTCGCATTTGCTTTGAACGATCTCTTCGGTGACAACAAGGTTTCTAAGTGGGATCTCGTATTGGCCGGTCAGGCTACTGAGCACAAGTATATCGGCGTAAACTGCGGTATCATGGACCAGTTTGCTTCTGTATTCGGCAAGGAAGGTAAATTGATGCGCCTCGATTGCAACAGCCGCGAGTTTGAGTACTTCCCATTCAACCCTCAGGGCTACAAGCTCTGCTTGGTAAACTCTAAGGTAAAGCATGAGTTGGCTGGTTCTCCATACAACGACCGTCGCAACTCTTGTGAGAATGTGGTTAAACACATCGCCGCTAAACATCCAGAGGCTAAGTTCGAAACCCTCCGTGATTGCACATGGGAGCAGTTGGAAGAGGTTCGTGCAGAAGTTGGCGAAGAGGATTACAGCCGCGCTCACTTTGTATTGGGCGAGAAAGACCGCGTATTGGCAGTCTGCGATGCGCTCGAAAAGGGTGACTACGAGACAGTAGGTCAGAAGATGTATGAGACTCACTATGGTTTGAGCAAGGAATATGAGGTAAGTTGCGAGGAGCTCGACTTCTTGAACGACTTAGCTAAGGAGAATGGTGTTACTGGTAGCCGTATCATGGGTGGCGGCTTCGGTGGCTGTACCATCAACTTGGTAAAGGATGACATCTATGACAAGTTCGTAGAAGATGTTACCGCTAAGTTCACAGCTAAGTATGGTCATGCTCCAGAGATTTACCCTGTAGTTATCTCTGAGGGTTCTCACAAGGTTTGCTAATATACATTATAATATATTATATAACTAATACACATGATATGCTATATCAAGTATAATATATAATGTATCAGAAAAACAAGTCCACGAAAACTAATAAAAGGTTAGTTTTTCGTGGGCTTTTCTTATTTCCATCATGTCACACACAAACAGACTATTTTAAGCTATTTTATCCCTGTTACCGCCCACGATAATACAAATAGTGTTAAAAACACACTTTAGAACAAAAATAATGAGGAAAAAGTATTGTACTTTCGAGATAAAGTATTAATTTTACACCCAAATAATAAAGTTTCTAATAATCAACCTAAAAAATGAAAGATATCAAAAATCTAATTTTGGGAGCTGGCTTAGTAACAGTCATGCTTTCTGCATGTGAGAATTCAAACCTCACACAGTCTGGTTTAAATCCTGCTGATTTCGACTCAACTGTCCTCGGCAAGAAAACGGAGTTGATTACCCTCAAGAACAATCAGGGTATGGAAGTTTGTCTTACCAATTATGGTGGACGCGTAGTTTCCATTTCTGTGCCAAACAAGGATGGTAAGCCAACAGACGTTGTATTGGGTTATGACAATATTCACCAATATGCCGACACCCTCAACTCACCATCAGACTATGGTTCTTCTGTAGGTCGTTATGCCAACCGCATCAAGGACTCCAAATTACAGTTGAATGGTCAGACCTATCAGTTGAAGGCTAACGACAATGGCAACTGTCTGCATGGTGGCGGTGCCACAGGCTGGTTGAACCAGGTTTACGACGTAACAGCCAAAAACGATTCATCCGTTACATTCACTATCCATGCTAAGGATGGCGAGAATGGTTTCCCTGGTAATGTAACAGCAACAGCCACCTATACTGTCAAGAGCGACAACACCCTTGATATCGTATTTGGAGCAACAACAGATAAGGAGACTGTCATCAATATGACCAACCATTCCTACTTCAATCTCAACGGCGATCCTTCCAAGGAAGGTTTCGACCAGATTATGTATGTGAATGCCGATAAGTTCACTCCTTCAGACAAACTCTATATTCCTACAGGAGAAATCAAGGATGTGACAGGTACTCCTATGGACTTCCGCACTCCTACAGAAATTGGCAAGAAGGTGGATTACAACTTTGAGCAGATTAAGAATGCTACAGGTTATGACCACAACTGGTGCCTGAACACATACAAGAATGGCAAGGGCGATGACAAGACTGTTTGCGCCAGCCTCTACTCTCCAAAGAGTGGAATCCTGCTTGAAGTATTCACCAATGAACCAGGTATTCAAGTCTATACCGGTAACTTCCAGGGCACAGGCATCTCTTGCAAGCATGGCATCAAGTATCCTAAGCATGTAAGTGTATGCTTCGAGAGCCAGAAATATCCAGACTCTCCTACCAAGATTTCACAGGGAGTGAAGGATTGGACTGACGCAACCTTAAAACCAGGCGAGAAATATTACTCTCACCTTGCTTATAAATTTAGCGTAAAGAAATAAGACTCCTCTTATCAAAGCCTTTTCCTTATTCATTTAAGGAAAGGCTCTGAAAACTCAACAAAGAGAAGAAAACTCTATAAAGGGGAAAAGATAAAACTATTAATAATAAACACAACAATCTTATAGTAAAATTATGAATTGGAATTCAACAGAATTCGTATGGCTGGATTGGACAGTACTCGCCATTGGTGTAGTTGGCGTTATTTGGGCAGTATGGCATGCGATTGTGAAAGACAGAAAGGCTCAGAAGGGCGAAGACTCTTCTGCTTACCTCTTCGGTAAGGGCGAGCCATGGTATGTTATCGGTATGGCTATCTTCGCAGCCAACATCGGTTCAGAGCACCTCGTGGGTCTTGCTGGTACTGGTGCCAAGAGCGGTGTAGGTATGGCTCACTGGGAAATGCAGGGTTGGATGATCCTGATCCTCGGTTGGTTGTTCGTACCATTCTATCAGTTGCTCATCAACAAGATGGGTAAGATCATCACCATGCCTGACTTCCTGAAGTTCCGCTATACTCAGCGTACAGGTTCATGGCTCTCTATCATCACACTCGTTGCTTACATTCTCACCAAGGTGAGCGTTACTGCACTTACAGGTGGTATTTTCTTCGAGTATCTCTGGGGTTTGAATTTCTGGGTAGGCGCTATCGGTTTGATCATCCTCACCACCATCTTCACCGTATTCGGCGGAATGAAGGGTGTAATGACTCTGTCAACCATCCAGACTCCTATCCTCGTCATCGGTTCATTCCTCGTGCTCTTCCTCGGTCTCTCTACCCTTGGCGGTGGAAGCGTCTCTGCAGGTTGGGCAGATATGATGGACTACTGCGGCAAGTTGAACAACGGATATGGTACAACCCACATGTTCCACTGGGAGGCAGGTGACTCAATGTATCAGGAGTATCCAGGTTTCGTAGTATTCATCGGTGCAACCATCATTGGTTTCTGGTACTGGTGTACTGACCAGCATATCGTTCAGCGTGTACTCGGTCAGGTTCCTGGCGAAAGCAACGTAGAGGTAATGAAGCGTGCCCGCCGCGGTACTATCGCAGCCGGTTTCTTCAAGGTTCTCCCTTGCTTCATGTTCCTCATTCCAGGTATGATTGCAGCAGCCTTGGCTCAGAAGGGCGCAATCCAGATGAACGAGACTGATGCAGCCTTCGCCATCATGGTAAAGACCGTGCTTCCTGCAGGTATCAAGGGAATCGTAACCATCGGTTTCATCTGCGCACTCGTTGCTTCATTGGCAGCATTCTTCAACAGCTGTGCTACCCTCTTCACCGAGGACTTCTACAAGCCATTGAAGAAGGGCATGTCTGAGGCTCACTACGTACTCGTTGGCCGTATCGCTACCGTAGTAGTTGTAGTTCTCGGTTTTGCATGGTTGCCTATCATGATGGAGATGGACACCTTATATAACTACCTCCAGGGTATCCAGTCACTCCTGGCTCCAGCTATGGTAGCCGTATTTGCTATGGGTATTTTCTTCAAGAAGATTACTCCTAAGGCTGGTGAATATACCATGATCACCGGTTTCGCAATTGGTATGATACGCCTTGTCACCAATGTAATCACCGATACAGGTAAGGCAACAATGGATGGTGCGTTCTGGGATTATACCGCATGGTTCTGGCAGACCAACTGGCTCGTATTCGAGTGCTGGCTGCTCGTCTTCCTCATCATCTTCATGGTAGTAGTGAGCTGCTTCACTCCAGCCCCAAGCAAGGAACAGGTAGAGGCCATCACCTTCACATCCGACTTCAAGAAGTCTATCCGTGAAAGCTGGGGTGCGTTCGATATCATTGGTACAATCGTAGTAATTGGCCTCTGCGCTGCATTCTACACTTACTTCTGGTAAAATATAGAAAAGGTTAGGAGTTAGAAGCTGAAAGGATGGAATTTTCCTTTAGTGTGTAATAGTTAGCAGGTTCCTTTCTTCTCCTTCTGACTCCCAACTTTCCACAAGAAACTCTTTGGCGACAAGGCTTCCTTTTAGAAACTCAGTCAGAAGAGCATTCAGAAGCGCAGCCATAAACTGAAATAAACAAAACTATCAATCAAATTCATTGAATCTTAACATCAAAAATCAACACGACCATGACGCAGTTTTATAACGAACACCCCAAGGTTCTGGTTTCCGTGGATTGCATTATCTTCGGATTTAACGGCAACAACCTTCAAGTCCTGATAGGCAAACGAAAGATGGACCCGGGATGCGGCGAATGGTCACTCTATGGTGGTTTTGTTGGAGCCAACGAAAATCTAGAGGACGCTGCAAACAGAGTCATCCTGGATCTTACTGGAATGAAGAACCTCTATATAAGACAAGTGGGTGCATTCGGCCGAATCGACCGAGACCCAGGTGAGCGAGTTATCTCCATCGCCTATTGCACCCTCATCAATGTGGTAGATTACGATGATAGTCTCCGCATCGAACACGGTCTGGAATGGGTAAGTCTGAACGAACTTCCAGAACTCTATTCCGACCACCGCACCATGATTCACGACGCCATCTGTCAGATCCGCCGTCGCATCAATCATGAGCCACTGAGCTTCAAGCTCCTCCCCGACCTCTTTACGCTGACTCAGCTTCAGCACGTGTTCGAGGCTGTGATGGGAGAAGAGATTGACAAGCGCAACTTCCGCAAGCGCGTGAAGGATATTGACTTTATCGAGAAGACAGAACTCATCGACAAGGTTACTTCGAAACGAGGCGCCGCCCTCTACCGCTTCAACAAGAAAGCATACGAGGAAGACCCATCGTTCAACTTGAAATAGAAAATAAACAATTCCTTGCAGGAATCATCCTATTATAGAATTTCATCAGAAAGAAAGATGATGGATGGTTCCTGCAGAAGGAACTCCAGATATAGAAGCAAATAAACAAATAACTTTAACGAAATATATTATGTTAGAAGAATTGAAAGAAAAAGTGTTCAAGGCTAATCTTGACCTTGTAAAGCACAACCTCGTGCTCTTTACATGGGGAAATGTGAGCGGAATCGACCGTGAGAAGGGGCTGGTTGTCATCAAGCCATCAGGTGTAAATTATGACAATATGAAAGCCAGCGACATGGTAGTAGTTGACTTGGAAACAGGCAAAGTAGTAGAAGGCGATCTGAATCCTTCATCTGATACCCCTACCCATTTGGTTCTCTACCGTGCTTTCCCAGAGTTAGGCGGTGTGGTACATACACATTCAACTTATGCTACAGCTTGGGCTCAGGCTGGCATGGATATTCCAAATATCGGTACTACACATGCAGACTATTTCCACGACTGCATCCCTTGCACTGAGGCCATGACCGAAGACATGATGGCTGAGTATGAGCATAATACAGGCGTAGTGATCGTTGACCGTTTCAAAAAGGACAATATCAACCCGGTTCATACTCCAGGCGTACTGGTGAAAAACCACGGTCCATTCACATGGGGTAAAGATGCAGACGAAGCTGTTTACCACGCAGTAGTAGCAGAGCAGGTTGCCAAGATGGCGTTCATCTCTTTCAGCGTGAACCCAAATACAACCATGAATCCGCTGCTCGTAGAAAAGCACTTCAGCCGCAAGCATGGTCCTAACGCCTACTACGGTCAGAAAAAGAAAAAGTAATTCCGAAGAAAAAAATTCCGAAGAAAGAAGAAAGATAATAATAAACTAACAATATAACAACAACAATCATGATTAAAGCATTTGAAAATTTAGAGGTTTGGTTTGTAACTGGTGCACAACTTCTTTACGGAGGTGAGACAGTTAAGATAGTAGATGGTCACTCAAAGGACATGGTAGATGGTCTCAACAACAGTGGCATCATCCCAATCAAGGTAGTTTACAAAGGCACTGCAAACTCTTCTGCAGAGGTAGAGGCTGTGATGAAGGCTGCCAACAACGACAACAAGTGTGTAGGTATCATCACATGGATGCACACCTTCTCTCCTGCCAAGATGTGGATCAAGGGCTTGCAGGCTCTCGAGAAGCCACTCCTTCACTTCCATACACAATATAACGCAGAACTCCCTTGGGATTCTATCGATATGGACTTCATGAACCTCAACCAGTCTGCTCACGGCGATATCGAGTTCGGCCATATCTGCACTCGTATGCGCATTCCAAGAAAGGTAGTAGTAGGTTACTGGAAGAGCGAAGAGGCTCAGAAGCAGATTGCTACATGGGCTCGCGTAGCTGCAGGTGTTGCTGATGCTCACAACGTACGCTGCTTGATGTTCGGTATGAACATGAACAATGTAGCCGTTACAGATGGCGACCGCGTAGAGTTCGAGCAGCGCATGGGTTACCACGTAGATTACTACCCTGTATCTTCACTCATGGAGTACTACAAGAAGGTTACTGATGCTGAGGCAGATGCACTCGTTGAGGAGTACAAGAAGGAATATACTATCAAGATCGATGAGTCAGGCGAGGAAGTTTACTGGGAGAAGGTGAAGAACGCTGCTAAGGCAGAAATCGCTCTCCGCCGTGTATTGAAGGATGAGAACGCAGTAGCATTCACCACCAACTTCGATGACCTCGGCGATGCAGATGTAAACGATCCTAACTTCTGCGGTTTCGACCAGATTCCAGGTTTGGCTTCACAGCGCCTGATGGCAGAGGGTTATGGTTTCGGTGCAGAGGGTGACTGGAAGACAGCTTGCCTCTACCGCACACTCTGGGTAATGAATCAGGGCTTAGAGAAGGGCTGTTCATTCCTTGAGGACTATACACTCAACTTTGCTGAAGACCGCACATCAAGCCTCCAGAGCCACATGCTCGAGGTTTGCCCATTGATCGCTACAGACAAGCCAAAGCTCGAGGTTCACTTCCTCGGCATCGGTATCCGCAAGCAGCAGACCGCTCGCCTCGTATTCACATCTAAGACCGGTAAGGGTGTAAAGGCAACTGTAGTTGACCTCGGCAACCGTTTCCGTCTCATCGCAAGTGAGGTAGAGTGCATCGAGCCAAAGGCAATGCCTAAGCTCCCTGTAGCTTCAGCTCTCTGGGTTCCACAGCCAACCTTCGAGATTGGTGCAGGTGCTTGGATCCTCGCTGGTGGTACACACCACAGTGCATTCTCTTACGATATCACTGCTGAGTACTGGGAAGACTTCTGCGAGATTCTGGGTATTGAGTTCGTCAACATCGACAAGAACACAACTATCAGCAGCTTCAAGCAGCAGCTCCGCAACAACGAGATTTACTACATGCTCAACAAGGCGTTGAGATAATTTAAGTGAAGAGTGAAGAACGAAGAGTGAAGAATTC
>SAMEA3663096__coassemble_842_pt1 | contig 9435 bp, 7 predicted proteins | sample SAMEA3663096__metabat2_high_PE_023 | metagenome-assembled genome bin SAMEA3663096 (sample SAMEA3663096) | pig gut metagenome | biome: pig gut; feature: pig-associated habitat; material: faeces | place: France | collected 2012
ATGAGAGGAGTGGTGTCTATCCTGCCCTGAGATATCAGATGCAGGATTTCCTCGCAATCACAACCATCTACACCGCCAGTCTTGAAGATGAGATTTTTGCCATACATATCTGGGAGAGGTAAGAGCTGAGGTTTATCGTACATCGCCACAATGGTAACTATCGCATTAGGACGGGCACATTGCCATGCCAACTGGAAAGTATCAGGACCGCCTGCTACCTCCATCACCACATCCGCACCACCGTGCAAGCTCTGTTCCTTGACAAAAGCCTCGCAATCCTCCGGTTCTACCACCAAAACCTGCGGATAATGCTCCTTGATAAAAGCTCTTCTGGCTTCAGACTTCTCGCAAACGATGATTTTCTGCGGATTCTTCAACAACGTGCAAAGCAAACAGCACACTCCCGTAGGTCCTGCTCCGATAATCAAAACTGTATCTTCTTCCTTGATTTCAGAAATCCTTGTTGCCCAGAAACCTGTGGCAAGGATATCACCAACAAAGAGTGCCTGCTCATCACTTACATTGTCAGGAATCCTGTTTAAGCCCGTGGTGGCATAAGGAACCCTTACATATTCGGTCTGCCCGCCGTCGATACGACAGCCCAAAGCCCAACCGCCATGAGGAGAAGTACAATTGTTCACATATCCATGTTGGCAGTAGAAGCATTCCCCGCAGTATGTTTCCACATTCACAGTTACTCTATCGCCCGGTTTCACATGAGTTACCTTCTCCCCTACTTCATCTACGACACCCACCATTTCATGTCCCACAGTAATTCCGGGAACGGCACGAGGAACAGAACCATGCTTGATATGCAGATCGCTGGTACAGATACTGCTCATAGTTACTCTCACGATGGCATCGTGTTCATCTATCAGGATAGGTTTCTCCTTTTCGGTGAAGCCAAATACACCTTGTTTAATATAAGTAAATGCTTTCATTATGATGATAAGTTGAAAATTGTCAAAAAATGATGCACAGTACAAACTGGCGAAAGAAGCTAAAAAGAAATTATTGAAACTATAAAGATAGTTCATCATACCTAAAAAGAAAGTTTCGTTCCGAAGTAGGGAGCGAAACTTTCTCTTATTTATGAACATCTTTAGTTTCCATCTGGCTTGGTAACATCCAGGTCTGTGGATGGATACCAGAGGAACTTATTGAAGTCATCAGGCTGGGCTGGATTGAAATCCTGCCAGTCTGGACGGAGATATTTCAGGAATGGCAGATGGAGCTGCTTCATTCCCATCACCACCATCTTGGCCACCTCATAGGCTCCGTATGGATTGAAGTGGGTATTATCCTCTAATGCCTTCGGCTGATTAGGATAAGTGTTGGCTGGATAGTGAACCAGCGATTTCTTACTGTTCTCATAGCCCAATGTCTCGAAGAATGTACGGGTCATATCATGCAGTTCGATGACAGGCACACCCTCTCTTTTGGCCACTGTTCTCATGGCATCAGGATAGTCGCCATGCGTTTCCTGTATTTTGCTGCGGGTAGCTTTGTCAAAGAAACGGCGCTGGGTAGGAGTCACAAAGATGATGTTTCCACCCTTCGCGCGTACCTTATCTATATATTGCTTCAGATTGTAGGAGAAATTATACCAGGCTCCACTTCCTGGAGTCTTCTCTTTCTGGTCGTTGTGTCCGAACTCACAAATCACATAGTCGCCCTTCTTCATCATGGCCAATACTTTCTCCAGACGGTTGGAAGCTAAGAAGGATCCGGCTGTCAATCCGCTCTCTGCATGATTGGAAATAGCGACTTCCGGACCAAACCAGCGTGGAATCATCTGTCCCCAACTGGCGTATGGTTCATGAACCTGATCCACTACGGTTGAATTACCGCAGAGGAAGATGGTTGTGGCAGTCGTGTCACGCTCTATCTTCACCTGTTTTACGGCCGGAGCAGCACCATAGAAGTCAAGAGTCAGCTTGTCATCCCAGTCAGGTGTGCCCTTCTCACGAGGTTTGATACGTACGTTCATCTTATCAGATATCTTTGGTGAACGCTTGTTGACGATAAACTGGACAGTCTGGAATTTACCCTTCTTGGTAGAGATTTCATCCACCATGAGTCTTCTGGCTTCAGCACGCACCACCGTCTTGGCAGCCTTTTTCTTGGAGCCGAGGACGACCGTCACCTTGTAGTTGCCATCAGGCACTTCCACTGCGTAACTTTTAGGATTTTGCTTACTCAGATCTACCTCGAAAGTCTGGGCTTTCACATTTGCGGACATCGCCAGCATCATCATACCAGCGAGTAGCCATTTCGTTTGTTTCTTCATTATATGTTTTAGTTATTTGTTAATTTGGCTACAAAAATACAATATCTTTTTCAAAAACATTAGTTTTTCCGTTCATTTTTTGATTATATAGTACAAAAAGCAATTATAAATTGGAAATCAGATATTTAATAAAATCATCCTTCACATTGGAAATCTCACCTTTGTCATAAATTGTCAATAAAGTGATTTCCATACTTTCAGTATCAAGTAATAAATTCAAAGTCAATATACGAGCACCCCCACTCTTTCCTTTACCTTTTGAAGCAATGGCCATTCTAACTTTTCGGATACCGGATCCGAGATCATCTCCCAGAAAAGGATTATTTATAATATCCTTTTCCATAACTCAAGATCATCCAATAAAGAATGGTACTTCTTAGACAAACGCTTAAACTCGCGTTTAAACTCTGGACCAATAGTTATTGTAACTTCCATTATATCAACCCTCTCTCATTTCGTTGATAAAATCATCAATATTTTGAAGTTCCTTTCCTTCAAGTTTTGCTAATTTCACCTCTTGCATCGCTTTAGTCAAAGTTTTTTGCACATAAGCTTGCTGCTTCTCTGTTTTTGACAAAGAAGAAGTATCCATTACAGATGTAGAAACAACGCCACGCAACATTTTTATAGCATTGCGAACGCTTGCCAACGACTGAGTATCATCTATAGTAACTAAAATCTGTGCCATATTAACCCTATTTAGAATATTTGATTTCTGCAAAGATACAAGATTTCCATGAAAAAAACAAATATATTTTATTTTTTAACAATAAAAGAATCCATCAATTTTCAGATATTACTTCGCCATATTGTAGGACTCGTCTTGACGATGCGGGAGAAGACTCGGGAGAAATAGGAAGCAGAAGTGAAACCGACATGATAAGCTACTTCTTCCAATGTGGCACCGGGATGAGCCAACATATAGGCCTGTGCCTCCTTGATGCGCAAGGTGGTAATCCAGGTACTGAAATTGACGGCATATTTCCCATTGATATAACGGGAAAGATAAACCTTATTGGTACCCATTTCGGAAGCCAGACTGTCGATGGTCAACTGGGATGAGAGATACTTCTTATCATCCACCCACTGTTGCAATCGTGCTCCGAATAGATTCTCATAATTCTCCAACTTGGAAGTTTCCTGTTTCTGGCTGGAATCGTTTTCTATTTCATCATTCATCACTGACGCTAAATTGAGCGTGCCATAATATGGGCGGTAATTGATGAAAGAGATGACGATATAAAGATTGACACTGACGAAATACACCAGGTAAGCATAATTGAAATAGATTCCGAAGAAGAGAGTGAGATAGGCAAAGACACCCAAGAGGCACAGGAAGAAGAGGCTTTTCTTCGTCCAGAACATGAAGCGCTGCATATTATCATCGGAGAAGTAATTATCCAACTGCTCCATTTTCTTCCTATAGATAAACTGGAAATGGAACATGTATCTTACCACGATGCTACAGAAAATCAGGGTGGAAATGATATACAGATAATTGGCATAAGGTGCAAAAGGCTCCAAAAGGGTAATCCAGGAAAAGGAAACCGTCAATATCCAACACCCGAAATCCTTCAATATCCTCTTTTTATTGATATATTGTGAATCCAACAGGGAGGCAAACGAATAAGCAAAGCATATACCTGTCAGGAAAAACAGGCTGATGTCCATACAGGCATTGATGGAATTGAGCACCTCCCAATCTTGCGAGGAAAAGATTTCCAACCAAAGATACAGGTCGATGAACATAACAAAAAATGCTGATGCCAAGAAATATTTTGCCTTACGATAAGGGGCATAGTCTGCAGTATCCGGTACACTCAGGAACACCAGGATAATGCCTATCACCAGATAACTTGCATCGATACACTGAATCAGTTCTGCGAAATATTTTTCCAGTAACTCCATAATAAACAGCTTTTATCAAATCAATAAATTATCATCACTTACTTTTAGCACACTTTGATTCACATAGCAATCTGACTTGCCATACGAACAGAGAGTATTATTAGACGTACATAATCTACTAAAAGTCCTTAGATCTTGAGTATATTGAAGATCGTTGTCAGTTTTTTATCACTTTTGTTGAGTCTATATGATGTTTATAGGCATAGTTTTTCAACTACCCTGTTTGCAAAAGTACAAAAAGATAAGTTATCTCCAAATTATTTAAGCAAAAAAATGTGTTATCCCAGCAGAATTTCTGCCAAGATAACACATTTTCAACATATTTTACTATTTAATAGTACGCTACATATACTTCTGATTACCAGTTGTCGCTGTCAAATGGATCTGAGGAACTGCCCCAACTAGGATCCGTACCCCAAGTGTCAGGACCAAAGATATGACCGTGATCATTACCACCTGGGTCATTAACGTTATTTGCGTTATCGACTGTCCAACTTGTGTAGTTTGCCATCAGCATATTCTCCAAGAGAACCATTTGTATTTCCGGTTTAATATATTGAGTTTTCATCACAATCATCCTTTCTTATCTTCAATAAGTTGGTCTTTACTTAACAAACACTTTCTTGCCATTCACGATATAGATACCGGAAGGTAAGCCTGAAACATCGGTACTACCGCTGCGAACGAGCTGTCCATTGAGATTGAACACACCGAGTTTCGCAAACTTGGAATCGATACTGCTGTCTTCTGTAGCCATGATTCGCTCTACATCTGTGGTATAGTCAATGCCATCCAGGATAAACTTGGAAGTAGCTGCTCCAGAAGTTTGCTTATATGGCTTGAACCATACGCTGAAACCACGCAAGCCACGTACTTTTTCGCCAGCATAGACCATTTTTCCTTCATGGAAGAAATAGCAACCTTTCAAATCATCTCTTCCAGAAATGATAGGATTTTCCTTATTTGTGATTGAAAAAGATGTCTGCTCATCATTCTCCATGATATCGCCGAATGTTCTTGCAAAAGTACCGAATGCAGCTAAAGTTCCATCTGTTACGATTTCGCTATCGCCTGGCTTATCAGCAACTTTCACATGATTCAAATCCAGTGACCAAGTTTCCTTGATGAGTCCAAAGAGATCATTCTTGTTTTGGTCATTTCTCTTGAGGCTTACATTCGGAATATCAATATGATTCTCTGCGATAGTTACCTTATGCTCACCACCTTCTGTGCCAGCACCCGTCTTATGAAGGGTTGCCGTATAGGCAGATGTTCTCTCATTTGCCAAGTCCTTTGTAGGATAGATGATATAAGGTACGTAAGCCTTAAGAACTACAGCATTATCTCCCATATTTGCAATCTTCACCGTCTCAAACTGGATCTGATTTCGAGTGAGCGTTTTCAGTTCTGCCAATCGGGCATTGGCTCCGAATGCCTGAGTGAACTGGTCTTTTTTCAAGTCAACTGGCAGCACGATGGTGTTCCATTTATTGATATTCTTATTGAAAGATTTCTTGTTGAGATGGAGAACCACATCGTCATAAGTCTCTGTACACTCAAGAAGATAGTTCAGATTATCCTTGTCTTCATCCAATATCAAGTCGCGAGAGGTGTTAGAACCTGCATAGAGAAGACGGAAATCATCAAATACAGTCCACTCACCATTTTTGGCATCATTGTCTTCTACAGAACCTACACGAACACCGAAGCAGATGTTACCACCACCTTCTGGAACCTGCACGAGGACACTATTGAAGTACTTATGGCTGCCATAGAATTCCTTACCAGCATAATCCATGTTCTGCTCGCTGATATGCAAATTGGTCTGTTCTGTCTGAGACATGTTTGCAGTCTGCATGACTACAGTTTCGCGGAGGGAACCTTCAACTATTTTTGTATAATCTGTAGGATTTGCACTTTTATCCTGCAAAAGAGTGGCAAAGAGCTTAGCCTTATTTGTATTAGAATAAGCCTTGCATTCGATAACATAAGAACCGCCATGATCTACGTGTACCACCTGATAGACTGCGCCACGGGTATTCTTGATATCTGCGCAATAATATTTACCGAGATGAGTCTGGTAATCATTCATACTCTTATATTCGATTCCATTGAAAGTATAAGATGTAACACTACCTGTATATTGGTTTGATCCTTGACTCGGGTCTGTTTTGTAATGTTTCTCCAAACCAAATCGGAATGATCCGGTAGTTCCATTATAAACAGCAGTCTTCCAATTAGCAAGCGCACCATTATCACGGTTGAATCCAGGGCACTCTAATTTGAATGACAAATCTAATGAACTCTTAAAGCCGATAATAGAACTCTTTTGCAAATTATAAAGCTGCTCATAAGAGAAAATACGCCACTTAGAGCCCTCATCACTATAATCATTATCAGTTTTCAAGAAAGCACCACAATTTTTATCCACATCACCCTGAGAAGCGGCTGCAGAGAGATAGTATCTATCATAGTTATCACCTGTATATCCCGATGTACTGCGGCGATAAGTGTATATTCTGAAGGTATTTTTTGCATCTTCCTTAATAGGTTCAATCCTCCAACCACGCTGAATCACGGTCTTATTTGTATCATAGATATCGCGATCTACAAAGACACCTATACTTGTAGAGGCATAACCTTCTCCATAGAAGTATTCCAACGAACATCCTTCCTGATTTGATGATGCAACACCCTGCTTATCAATATCCTGCTGGAAATGAATCCAACCATCGCCGTCTGCATAAACCCAAAGAGGCATTCCATATTCCTGAAGAGACACATGGGTTCCCCAATAGCCTCCTACATTGAGCAGCAGACCGGTCTTTACATTATACAAGAAAAAGATTTGGTTCTTATCATCCGTTGGAAATTTACCATGCTTACCTTCACTTGCATATTTCTTCATATCACTTTCAGAAATACCAACAAGATTTTCCAAACCATCAAAAGCAGAACCATTACTTTCTTGTGCCTTGGTTCCCTTGACTGCTCCGAAAAGCAAGAATATAGCCAAGAAAACGGCAAAGATGGAGCGATGCTTAAAAGCATTAAATGATAGTAAAAACATTTTCATCTTTCAAAATTTAAAGTTCAATAAATAAGTAATTATCATATAGGCAACAAAATGTGATAGGACATCAAGTTACTGTTTTGTTAAATCATAACTGGGTACAAAAGTATGAAATTCCTCATTTTTGAAATTGCAAAATGAGAAAAAAATGTTTGTATTTATGGAAATTCACAACTGAAAAACCACACTGAGAAACTGAATCACCAGCCATACGGATGGTCGTTTTTTCCTTCAAAACGTTCAAAACAACCATCAATCGTTCAAATAACATGTAAAAACAGAAAATAAATATGTAAAATCGTAAATTTTTAAGCTTATTGTACCTAAAAATATACGATTTCGCTTTTTCTCAATCAGGAATCAATCCAAAGAAAAATTTATGATCCTTAAAAGAAAGAACCGAAGAATGGCTAAGAAAGTCCTGATCATTGGCCTGGCCCAAAAACATGGATTATTCTCTAAAAGAGGTCTAATCATTTCCAAAGAAAACTCTGATAGCATTCGCAATATTTCTTTTGGCAATTTCAGGTTTCATCGCTTCCTCTAAATCCATATTCTGAGGAGATACGGCAAGAACCTGATCAAAGCCTGCGTCAAGAAGCGCCTGCTTTTCGCTGACTCCTCCAGATACTAACCAGATTTGCTGGTCTGTCGTGGCTTTATTTTTCAAGACATGTTCCAAAATCCGCTGTGGCAACTTTCCCATCAAGGTCTGTCTGTCGCTATGTCCTTCACCCGTTATCACGAGATCAGCATCCCGAATCATCTCATCAAAGCCGATTTCTCGCAACAGAAGTTCGGCTCCAGCAGAAACCTCTGCACCAAAATATTGCAGGAAAGCATAGCCCAAACCACCGGCAGCACCAGCACCAGGCACCTCACTCCTATCATAACCGAAATGCTTGGCGCTCACCTCAGCAAACTTCCTTGCCCGAGCATCCAGCATTTCCACCATCTCTGCATCACCCCCCTTCTGAGGGGCAAAGACATGAGCCGCCCCGTTTTCGCCACAGAGCGGATTGGTAACATCCGAAGCCAGCATGAAAGTGCATTCCTGTCGGATTTTCTTCCAATCGTCGCCCATTGCCTTGAGCATTCCGATGCCGCAATCGGATGTAGCACTTCCGCCCAATCCTACGATAAAGTGGCGTACGCCCCGGCGATAAGCATTCATTATCATCTCGCCCACGCCCCAGGAAGTAGCCTTCATCGGGTTGCGCTGTTCAGGCTCTATCAAAGCCAGTCCGGCAGTCTGTGCAATCTCAATTATCGCCGTATCATTCACGATACCATACTCTGCCTCAATCCATCTCATCAGGGCATCATGGGCATGAATGCTCACTCGCTCTCCTTTCATCGCCGAGAGAAAGGCATCGAGCATTCCCTCTCCCCCATCACTCATTTCGAGACAAATGATTTCGGGGGAAGCATCTTCAGAATCCACATTCTCTATTCCAGAAGAAGCATCTTCCGAATCCCATTCCTTCACTCCCGAAGCAATCGCCTCATTCACCTCTCTGCTCGAAAGGCAGCCCTTATAAGAGTCGCAAGCAATTATTATTTTTTTCATACTTAATCATCAATTATCAAACAACCCCAATTCTCCTTTTAACCTCATCACTTCCTTGTCAAAATCCGACAAGAACTCACGGTCTTGAATCACCCTGAACTTATCATATTCCTCATAAGCTTTCAACCGAGCTTCAAGAGCCGAAACCTTTCCCTTATCTATCAAAATTGGATAAGATGATAATTCAAGAAAACCATCCAAGAACTTGACCCATTGTTCCATAGTCGTTGGAATATGGCGTTTGGCACGATTGGCAGCTAAGTCGATATAAGCAGAAACAATACCATTCAATTCCTTCATCTGTTCTATATGCAAATAATTCTTTGCTATTGTCACATCCGATTTCAACACCTTACCATCGGGAGCTTGAGCCCAAGAAGTTAATCCCATGTGTTTCTTGGTTGCATCAGCAGAAGAATAAACGATTTCTGCTGCCGTCTTACCCGTAATTGCCCAATGCAACTTATTCTGTACCTTGGCATAAAACTCCTGCGTTGTAGTAGCATTCTTCTGATAATCGCAAGCCGTGGCATAAATATCTGTTATTTTTTGATAAGCCATACGCTCGGATGCTCGAATCTCCTGAATACGTTC
>SAMEA3663096__coassemble_3058_pt1 | contig 4529 bp, 4 predicted proteins | sample SAMEA3663096__metabat2_high_PE_023 | metagenome-assembled genome bin SAMEA3663096 (sample SAMEA3663096) | pig gut metagenome | biome: pig gut; feature: pig-associated habitat; material: faeces | place: France | collected 2012
GCATGGAATCCATACGATATCCATATTCCTTGCCTGTTTATGGGTTGGGGCATCCAGCACGGCGAGAGTGCCCAGCCTCACTATATGACGGATATTGCCGCTACCGTCTGTGCGATGCTGCATATTCAGGCACCTAACGGTTGCATCGGCACACCAATATTCTAAACAAAACAAAGGCTAGGTTTCCCAGAATCGGGAACCTAGCCTTTATTATTTATTTCCTCTTCAAAAGAGAAACTCTTTTATTCTTTCATGCAGATTGTATTCTTCATGCATGATTATATTCTTTCATGCATGATTTTCCTAATCATCATTCATGATTTCCATATATTCCTCGTAGGAAATATATCTGCCACCCATCGACTTGAGATGCGGAGTTTCCAGCTGGCAATCTATCATCCTTCCTCCATGTTCTTTCATAAAGCGAGCTAAGAAGATGAGGGCAAGTTTGGAGGCTGACGGAACCTTTGAGAACATACTCTCACCAATGAAGACCTTTCCGATGGTTACTCCATAAAGACCACCTACCAGTTCATCAGTCTCCTTGTCCCAAACCTCTACGCTTGCGGCAAACCCCTGTTCGTGGAGATTGGTATAAGCCTGTATGATGTCCATGCCCAACCAGGCGCCATCCTCCTCGTTGCGGTGATTGCTTTTAGCACATTCCATGATTACCTGATCGAAAGCCTCATTGATACCCACCGAATACCTGTTCTTATTGATGAGCGTCCGCATCGAATGGCTCACATGGATTTCATCAGGAAAGATGACAAATCTCTTCATCGGACAAAACCATAATGGCTCCTCCTGGTCTCTAAAACTGTACCAAGGGAAAATACCATTGCTGTAAGCTAATAACAGGCGGTCTATACTCAAGTCACCACCCACAGCAAAGCAACCGTCCGATTCACCAAGATGGGGATCCGGGAAGTAAATCTCATCAGCAGTATCGTCTATCTGAAATATCATAACTCAAATCTATAATCTTTAGCATTATTTCTTTAAAGGACGAACATCCTTGATGATGAGTTCCTTGCCGTCAAAGTCAACGATACCCTGACCGCCCTTCTTCAACTTACCGAAAAGCAGCGCCTTCATCAGGATTGGCTTCAGGCGGTTGCCGATGACGCGATCCATCTCACGGGCACCATATTCCTTGGTGAAGCCCCACTCCAGAATCTTCTCGCGTGCTGCATCAGTAAGCGTTATAGAGACACCCTTTGTCGCCAATTTTGCATCGAGCTGACGAAGCTTCTTGGCAAGAATCAGTTCTGCCATGTGCTTATCCATATCGTTGAATACCACGGTGTCGGAAAGTCGGTTGATGAACTCTGGCTTGAAGGTTTTCTTCACCTGTGTAAGCATCGCCTCGCCACGGGAAACATTACTGTTGAAACCTACATTTGCCTGTGAAGCATACTGAGCTCCGGCATTTGAGGTCATGATGAGAATCACGTTACGGAAATCAGCCTTCTGACCCTTGTTATCAGTCAGACGGGCATAATCCATCACCTGAAGCAGGATATTGTAGATGTCGCTATGCGCTTTCTCTATCTCATCGAGCAGGAGCACGCAGTTTGGCGTCTTGCGGATGGCATCAGTCAAGAGACCACCATCTTCATAACCCACGTATCCGGCTGGCGAACCGATGAGTTTTGCCACGGTATGCTTCTCGGTATATTCACTCATATCGAAGCGTACCAGTTCGATGCCGAGTTCCTTGGCCAACTGCCGTGCCACCTCGGTTTTTCCTACTCCGGTAGGTCCCACGAAGAGGAGCGAAGCCAATGGTTTGTCATCATCTGTCAATCCCGCCTTTGCCATCATCACAGCCTCAACCACCTTGTCTACAGCCTTGTCCTGACCGTAAATCTTGTCGAGTATGCGCTGGCGGAGCGTAGCCAAAGCATCGTTATTCTCATCTTTCATCGCAGCCGCATCAATCTTGCAGACTTTAATCAGAATCTGCTGGATGATAGACTTGGTAACATAAGAGCGCTGGCGAGATTCTACCGGATGCACCTCCAGATAAGCACCCGCCTCATCCATCAGGTCGATGGCCTTGTCTGGCAGACAGCGGTTGCTGATGTATTTGGCACTGGCACGGACGGCATATTCCAGAGCGTCCTTGCGATAAGTCACGTTGTGGAACTTATTGTATTTATACTGCAAGCCCTCCAATATCTTGATAGCCTCCTCCTCGGTAGGTTCCTTGATATCTATCTGCTGGAACCGGCGCACGATACCCTTGCTCTGGGCCATGTAACGGTTATATTCCTCGTAGGTGGTAGAGCCGATGAAACGGATATCGCCTGCCTCCAGATATTGCTTCAGCATATTGGATGCATCAGGTCCGCCATCTGAGCCACGACCGGCACCTATCATATTATGAATCTCATCGATGTAGATAATGGTATTGCCTTCCTTCACGGCTCCCTCCATCACCATCTTGATGCGTTTCTCAAAGTCGCCGCGATATTGAGCACCGGCAAGCATCTGTCCCATATCCATGCCATAGATGCGAGCCCCCTTGAGACGTTCAGGAACCTGGTTTTCGTTGATGAGTTTGGCAAGACCATAGACCAGAGCTGTCTTGCCGACTCCGGCTTCTCCGATGTGGAGCGGATTGTTCTTCTCGGCACGGCAGAGCACCTGGATGGTTCTGTCCAGTTCCTGTTCTCTTCCGATGAGCGGATTGTGCTCTTCTACCTTGTCAGAAATACAGGTAACCAGCTGATGCCAATCCTGTACAACCTGTCTTCTGCCTTCTTCCTCGTCGTCATCATACTCGTTGGCATAATCGTCATCATCAAAGTCTGCTCCCATGCCCATGCCAGCCTCTCCAGTATCTTCTCCAATAGGATAATAACTGTCAACGCTCGCCAGGAACTCGCCCTGCCGGTCGCCCACATTCTTGCACAGCAGGAAGGCGGCTTCTGAATTCTGCAAGCCAAACATCGCCTGCACAAAATGGGGTACATTCACCAGCTGTCTGTCGGCAGCAGCAGCCAGGGCGCACGCCGTTCCAAACATGGTTTTGAAGAGCGATGACGGCTCTGGCAGATACTTGATGGTTTCAGGCACACGCTCCTGCTTGGCGAGCCATCCCACCAAGTCTTCGTGCATCTTGAAGCTGTCTACGCCTTCTTCCTGCAGCGCCTGACAGAATGCATACTGCCTGAGCAACGCCAGCAGCATGTGCTCGGGCATCACGAACTCGTGGTCGAAGAACCGGGCTTGCTTCATGGCATCGTCCATCAGAACACTCATATATCGGGTCAATCCCATACTGTCCATTCTATTTTTTCCTTTCTTTTTCTTAGCATATATTGGGGATATTTCCCCGAAATCAACGCCTATTCCGGCATATAAGTGAGTTTAAGCGGAAACTTCTGCGTACGGGCTTTCTCCATCGCTTTCTCCACTTTACTCTTGGCGATGTCGTAGCTGTAGGTGCCCACCACGGCTTTCTCTTCGTGATGAACCTTGAGCATGATTGCTTCAGCCTCAGCCTGCGACTTGAAGAAGATGGTTTCGAGGATGTCTACCACGAAGTCCATCGGTGTAAAGTCGTCGTTGAACATCATTACCACGTAACGCCCCGGCTCCTTGAGCCTGGTTTTCTGGCGTTCACGAATTGCTGTTTGTTCTTGAGCCATATTTTAATTCTTACTTTTTATAAGCATTGGTAATCTCCACAACATAAACATCGTGGAATCCACCCTTGGCACCATACCACTGGAGCAGGTCCTTGTCGAGGAACTTCTCGGCGGTCATACTGTCCTTGTAAAGTTTGCGACATTCCAGGGTGAGTCGTGACTGCTCGAAGGCGATGCTGCCGTTATCAGTTTCTACAGGAATCAGTCCTGTTTCCTTCACCTTATCCAAATCGCGTCCGCTCTTAGAGCCGCAGAAGTTATAAATCTTCCGAGCCTCCTCGCTGTTGCCGAGGAAAGAGAGAGTCATGAATTCATTCTCCTCGATGATGCCGTGGGTGAAACGCTCCGGACGGATAAAGACCACAGCCACCGGCTTGTTCCAAAGCCATCCCAAACAGCCCCAAGAGGCGGTCATCATATTGAAATGATCCTTGTTGCCGGCACATACCAGCATCCACTCCTTACCAATAGTCTCGAAGACGTTGTCATTCAGTTCTTTTACGTTGATCTTTTCCATCTTATCTGTTCCTTTCTTTTTAATTTCTAATTACCATAAAATTGCGACAGCAGTATTCTGATTGCAGAATGCTGCCCATATCAACTGCAAAGATACAAGAATAATCTGAAAAAGCGAATGTTTCTTTAAGAAAATCGCATCACCCTATTGAGGATTATGCCTAATTAATACTTTTTTATGCCACAAGAAGGCTGAATTGAATACGATTTGTGAGGTAGGAAACCGACCTTGATTTACATTAACTTTGCATCGGCAGTTGAAAAAAAAAATTCACATTTTATTTTGTCAGTTGCCTAAAAGGCTGTACCTTTGCACCCCGAATGCCGAAAGCCGGGAAGGCAGAAGGCTTCGAA